>Ga0155304_135_pt1 | contig 23418 bp, 30 predicted proteins | sample RifCSPhighO2_02_FD_106272 | JGI IMG/M metagenome (GOLD analysis project Ga0155304, IMG submission 106272) | Candidatus Giovannonibacteria bacterium RIFCSPHIGHO2_02_FULL_44_31
AAGGCGAAAGAAGATTATAAGGAATCTAATTTGAAATAAAGTGGCGAACGGAGTCGCAAGCACAATTGAAAACGAACGCTTTATGGCTCTGCACGGGGCTAGGGTTTCAAGCAGACGGAATTCTCCTTTGGCGAAAGTCAGAAAATCATCTCCGGAAGCAGTGGAAAGCGTTATGCGGAAACTGAAAGAAGAGGTCGCAAGGGGACACGCAACCGTTTCCTTCATAATTATTCTTTCTTTTGGACTCCTAAAAGAATTCGGCCTGGATGGGATGAGAATCCTCGTCAAAGGGACAGTAGGCGCAACAGCGGGTGGCACGGCGCGTCTGATAAGTTCGGGGTTGGATTTGATCAACTACATTCCCCTCCCTGCTCGCATTGGCTCTGGCCCGGTAAGCTGGTTGATACAAGGCGCGGTGATGGGCGGTTCGTATATAGCAAGCGCGATCGGCGAAGCGCAGTCCAAAGCCGCCATTCAAGCAGTAGATCTCGCATTCATGTGCATTTCTTTATTGGTTTCGGGCGGCATCTTTCTATTGATGCTAAATAAAGGTTGGATGATAAAGACCAGATTAAAATTAACTTGGTGGGGGTTGGGATTCTTTATTGACAACCTCCCGATGGTAAGCATACTTCCGCTAACAACTATTTCGGTTTTATACGCCTGGAGGCATGTAAAAAAACGCGCGAGGGCCGCCGAGAAAAAACTTGCGGATATCGAAAAATTGACGCAAAATGAGATTGAGGATTTGGATCAAGATATTTCTATTTTGGACAAAGAAAGCTAAATTATGAAAATATTTCTTTTAATAATTTTTTTGGGAATAGCACCTCTCGCCTCCGCACAAGTGGGAAATTTTAAACCAGTGGAGGTTAATCTTCTTATGGAGCCGGGGAGTTACGCGCCGGGTTGGTATAGGGGCGCTTCCTTGCCGACTCTCGAATCAAAAACTAAAATTTCCGCTTTTATCTTTTTAAACGGTAAAAAACTTCTGCCCGCAAATTTTATCTACAATTGGACGATAGATGGTAATTTGGATAGGGTGGTCTCCGGCAAAGGGAAAGACGGTATCTCTTATTCTTTTCCGAAAAGCAAAGGGTCAAAGAGTATAATTCAACTCGAAGTTTTGGACAATAAAAATAAGCGCCGTGGAAAAGCTGAAATCGTAATTGATCCAAAACTTTCCGAAGTGCTGATTTATGAAAAAAATTCTTCTGGCCCGATAACGTCCCGCGCTATTTCCAGAAAAACCATTGGCCCAGGAACCCAATTTACGGTTAAGGCTGTGCCGTTTTTCATGACCTTTGCCTCAAAATCTGATTTACAATTTATTTGGTTCCAGGATAGTCAGCCGCAAAGCTCAATAGAAGGCGAGTCGGATGCTTACATGGTCGAAGCTAAACCAGGATCCGAAGGGCAGAGCGCGACATTTAAAGTTATTGTTACCAATATTAAAAGTCTTTTAGAGAAAATTGAAAACTCTCTTTATGTTGAGGTTAGGTAAAACACTGCTTCTATTTCTGTTCGCGTCTTCTCTGTTTTTTTCTATTGCAAGCGCGGCGATCGACCCTGCGCCTACGGCGACATCAAACACGGATTTTACCGGCTACGCAAAATTTATATATCCCTTTGTAATATCCGTCGGCGCGATACTGGCCGTAATAATGCTTATAATAGCTGGGTTGCAGATGATGACGGCTTCCGAGGGACAGCGCACTGCGGCGAAAGAACGAATACAAAATGCTTTGTTGGGCCTTCTACTTTTGGTGGGGGTCTACCTAATTTTGCATACAATAAACCCGGACTTATTAAATTTAAAAATTAATACGGATGGATTGAAAGTCGATGCGGGTGGCGAAAAAAGGTGCAGACCGGCTTGCACATCTCCACTTATTTGTTCAAGAGGCGCTTGCAGCATGCCTTAATAATGCGAAATAAATAACATGCAGGAACTGCTTACAACCAAAAGAATTATAATCGCCCTCGCAATTTTATTCGTCCTATTTTTTGTGGTGGCGGCGGCTTGGTATTACTTCCTGCGCGATGGCGGTTCGGCAGAGAATAATACTCAAGCAGAACCACCTCCCGAAAATCCATTTCCAGAGGGGGAGGGGAGGAATTCCGCAGGGGGAGCAAGCAACCCGGCGGGAGGTTCGTCGGACATCGGATCAGTTCCCCAAAACCTAAACGCGTCTAAAGGAGATGTTTTCCAGATTGTTCCGGATGCCGTTACGGGCGCAGTTTTTTATAATAATAAAATTCGCTATGTTGAAAAATCATCGGGGAATATTTTTGAAGTAGACTTAGATGGGAAAAATAAAACCAACCTTTCCAATAATAAAATTTCGGGCGTTTTTGACGCAATGTGGTCACGGCAGGGGACGCGGTTAATAATTAAATACGCGTCCGGAGATAAAGTAACCGCGGTGTCCGCCACAATCACCGGCTCGAGCACAAAGACTGTGATTTTGCCGGCAGGCGTTAAGGATGTCGCATTCTCGCCCAAAGGAGATCGCATTGCATATGTGCTCGTTTCAGGAGATGTCGCTTCCGTTATAACCGCAACCCCGGAGAATAAAAGTCCGGTAACTCGCCTCAAGCTGAAGTACTCTTCCTGGAAAATTCTTTGGACAGAAGATAACGGCATTTATCTTCTGTCATCTCCGTCAGCGTATCTGGATGGATTTCTATATAAAATTACTTTGTCTTCCGGAACTTTCTCCAAAATACTCGGCCCATATCCAGGCCTTCTTGCATCCGTCAACGCCCCCAGCCTAATATTTTCCGAGGCAAATCAAAAAGAAAAAACCATCGATACATTTCTTTCGAATTCCTCCGGTGGGAACATAGGTCCTCTGCCAATAAAAGCGCTTCCGGAAAAATGCACTTGGTCAAAAAAGGTAAAAGATATTGTTTTTTGCGCGGCTCCTTTGATAATCCCCGGCGCTACCTATCCGGATAATTGGTATATGGGCAAGGTTTCATTTGGAGACGCCGCCGTAAAAATAAATATAGCCTCCCGCGCGATAAATTCTTTCTTGTTGCCAGAATCAACTGACGCAATAAAGCTTTTTCTATCCGCCGATGAAACAAACTTGTTTTTCATAAACAAAGATGATGAATCTTTGTGGAGATTAAGAATTCCTTAGCTTTCGTTGAAGGGCTTTATCACGACTTTCCTATTCGGCTCATCGCCGACCGATTGGGTTATGATATCCGGATATTCAGTCAGGATCGCATGAACTATTCTTCTTTCGTATGAACTCATCGGCCTTAGTTGTATTTCTTTTTTGAAATATCTGACTCGCTGGGCGGAAAGCCTGGCTAAATCTTTTATCTCCTCTGCTTTTTGTTTTTGGTAATCGTTCACATCGACTGAAAAAGGCGCTGGGATTTTCCCCAATTTAGCCTCCGCCAGTCTTTTTACAAGATGGTTTAGTGCAATCAAATTTTCTCCTCCTTCGCCGATCAGCAACCCAGCTTCTTGGGTTCTTATTTGAAATTGTGTGTTGTCTGCCGTTTCAAAAATAGAAACATCGCCAAAAATTCCTATTTTAGTCAAAACTTCTTCAACTATTTCCTTTATTTTTATTTTCTCCTCGTCCATAGAGAAGCTTAGCGCGAGAGCGCACTATAGCTTCATGTAAAGTAGCAAAAACGTTGGAGGATGTCCAATAAAGGGCAAGCGCGGCTGGGAAGCGGGTTGAAATGTAGAAGATGACCAGGGGCAGGACGTACGTGGCCTGTATCGCCATGGCTCTTGCCATCTCGTCCTTCATATTGGGGCCCTTTTGCGGAATTTTTGGATTCGAAAGCTTCATCTGTAAAAATTGTGAAAAGCCCGCGAGGAACGCCAAAATATAATTCGGGGCGCTTAAATTAACCAATCCGAGAAAGCTGGTCCTAATAACTTCCGGCATTGATACAAAAGAATAAAGTGCAACATTCCCAGTCAGAAGCCCCTTCAAGAAAAGCTGATAGAGCGTTATTAGAATTGGGAGTTGGACTAAGAGCAAAAAACAGCCCGAAAGTGGGTTTACCCCGTGCTCCTTATAGAGTTCCATCATTTTTTTATTTTGCTCCTCGGTGTTGTTTTTATAAGTTTCCTTTATCTTCCTTATTGCCGGCTCGAGCTCTTTCATTTTTATCTGAGTGATGAGCCCGCGATGCGTGAAAGGAAAAATAACGATCCTTACCAATATAGTTAGGAGCACGATCGCGATTCCGATATCATGCCCCGGGGCAAGCCCGGTCAAAAATACTAAGGCGTTATAGAGGGGTCGGTAGAGAGCCTCGTTATATATTAAAGAAAAACTCATGGTTTAAACGGATCTATTATTCTTTTCTGCCACGGATGGCATTTTGCGATCCTGAAAGCTCCTTTTCTTAGGCCGTAGAAAACGCCTCCGAAATTGATGGCTTCTTTTATATACTCGGAGCAAGAGGGTTCAAAAACACAATATTTTCTTCGCGAAGAAAAAGCCCCCTGGTCGGGAGAAATTATGATTTGGTAAAAATTTATAAGAGCAACAAAAATTTTTTTCATTTTATAAGCTGTCTTTCGTCTAAGGCGCGAGAAATTCCTTTTTCTAGTTCTTTGTAGCTTTGCTCTTCAGCACCTTTTTTAAAAATAAAAGCGAGGCTGATCCCTTTTTTGATGCCGTCTCCTTTCCTTCTTAATATTTCTCTTGCTCTTCTCCTGATTTTATTACGCAATACGGCTTTTTTTACTTCTTTGCTCGGGATAATGAAAGTGAATCGCTTTTCGCCGATATTGTTCTTAGAAATTCTTAGGCTGATGAAATCTTCGAAACTCATCTTGCTATATGGCGAGCCGCGCCCTCTTTTTCCTGCGCCTGCGGCGCAGGACATTTTTCCCCGATGTCGTGCTTTTTCGTTTTAAAAAGCCGTGGCTTCTCTTCCTTTTTCTTTTTTTGGGCTGGTAAGTTTGTGACATTGAAACATTGTAACACAAATCAGCAGACTTTCAATATTAACAAGAAATTCATAGTTTATTAACATTCTAGTAATGTTTGGCCTTAGTAGTAAATTTTCCATTAAAACAATAAAATTACTTCTATAACCCAAGTTAACATTATATGCATGACTAACGAAGAATTGTGGCAGACGGCGCTGAATGAGTTGGAATTAGCTGTTTCGAAAGCTAATTTTATCACTTGGTTTCAAAATACCTCCGTAGCCGATCACCAGGGTGGAATGGTTGTTCTGAATGTGCCGAATGCTTTCGCGAAAGAGTGGCTTGAGTATAAATATCATAAATTTATCCTCAAGGCTCTCCGAAATCTTTCTCCGGACGTGCGCAATGTAGAATACGTAATCTCCTCTGAAATTACCCCGCTTCTTCAAAAGCGAAAACGCGAGCGCAGTATTTTGCCTCAAGAAAACCAACTTGAATTCAAGGAACTTTTAGTCGATCGTGAAACAAACCTAAATCCTCGTTATACTTTTGACTCATTCATAGTTGGCCCGTTTAATGAGCTCGCGCACGCAGCGTCGATTGCCGTGAGCAAAAACCTGGGTCAGGCGTATAACCCGCTTTTCTTATATGGCGGCGTTGGTTTGGGGAAGACTCATTTATTGCAAGCTGTTGGGAATGAGATTAAAAAAACATCTCCTCGTTTTAAAGTTTTATATACGACATCGGAACGCTTTACAAGCGACCTTGTGAATTTCATGCAGTCGAATGAAGCCGCAGCTTTTAAGGAAAAATATCGGTCTTATGATTTGCTTATAATAGACGACATCCAATTTATCGCCGGGAAAGTAAAGACACAAGAAGAACTTTTCCATGTTTTTAATCATCTTTACGAAGCTAGCAAGCAGATAATTTTCTCTTCCGACAAACCACCGCATGCAATAAACGATCTGGAAGAGCGCCTTAAAAGCAGATTTGAGGGGGGGATGGTGGCTGATATCGGACAGCCGGAATACGAGAGCCGTCTCGCGATCTTAAAATCTAAATCCCAAGGGAAAGACGCTTATCTAAATCAGGAGATTTTGGAATATATAGCTTCGAATGTTCAGAAAAATGTCCGGGAACTGGAGGGTGCCTTAAATGCAGTTGTCGCGAAGTCTAAACTTTCGGGAAAAACGCTTTCCGTCCCGGAAATTAAGGAAATACTGGATAAGAATACTCAGCCTAAGAGAATAGTAACCGCAAACCACATTATAAAATGCGTTGCGGAATTTTATGATGTAAATGAAAGGACTTTATTTGAAAAAACTAGAAAAAAAGAGATTGTTAAGCCGAGGCAAGTAGCAATGTATTTATTAAGGGAAGACTACAGCGGCTCATATCCTTATATAGGCCAGCGCTTTGGAGGGAGGGATCATACGACCGCAATACACGCTTTTGACAAGATATCAAAAGAGTTGAAAAAGAATTCTCAACTTGTGGAAGAGATGAAGAGAATCCGTGAGTTATATGATTATAGTTCTTCGTCGTAAAAAAAATAATTCCCAACTAACCCAAATTATTCACACATTATTAAAAAATAAATTCTTTAAAATGCTATCTAAAAAAGATTAAAAGTGATATCCACACACATTTAACAATATCTGATAATAATTATGAAATTAAGTTGTAATAAAAATGAATTATATAAATTAGTTAGTCTGGCTGAGAGGAGTACTAATAAAAATCCAACCCTAATTGCGCTTTCGTCGATCCTTTTACGGACTGGGAAAAACCAACTTTTTATAATAAGTACAAATTTAGAAGTTGCTTTTGAGGGAAGCCTCGCCGCGTCTGTTGATGAGGATGGGGAAATATTATCTCCAGGAAAAACCCTCCTTTCTGTACTCTACGCAATGCCGGACGAGGAAGTTGATTTAAATAGTGCTGGCGGGAACCTAAAAATAGTTTCAAAAACATCATCAGTAAATTTAAAATGCCTTAATATGGAAGAATTTCCAACAATCCCAAAAATAAAAAAAGAAAACCACTTCCAAATATCATACTCTTCCCTAATTGAGGCTTTAAAAAATACAATAATTGCCACCGCCACAAACTACACAAAACCGGAATTAGCGAGCGTTTATATGTTTTCTCAAGGGAAATTACCACTAACGCTTGTGGCCACAGATTCATTCAGGTTAGCCGAGCAGAAAACAAACATTACCCATCCCTCGCTCGCCCTGCTTTTACCACAAAAAACATGCCAAGAAGTAATTAGGATTTTTGAAGATTCAGGAGACGATATCGACATCACATTCAATAAAAACCAAATACTTTTTCAAAATAAAAAAATCTCTTTTTTATCCAGGCTTACCGAAGGAAAATTTCCAGAATACCAAACAATAATCCCGAAGTCTTTCGATACCCAAGTTTTCACGGACAAAAATCAAATATTAAATGCCGTGCGGGCGGCGGGAATTTTTTCTTCCAAACTTTCGGAAGTCACAATCGCCGTGGACGGGGATAAGGGAATTTTAGGCATAAAATCTTCAAACGCAGAGACGGGAGAGTACGAATCAAACTACCAAACTAAAATATCCGGGGCTTCCGTCGAGGCCAATTTCAATTATCACTATCTGCTCGAGGCTCTCCAAACAATCTCGAATCAAAAAGTGTTTATGGGATTTAACGGCCCCCAAAAGGCAGTTCTAATCAGGGGCGCCGACGATGCGGGGTACCTGCATCTGGTCATGCCTATGAGGGGAAATTAAATGGTCCTCATTAGGGTGGAAAATTTTCTGAGCAAATTTAAGGGACTGGGGGCGAACGAGGAGCGCGAGAATAAAATTTACGAAATTTTAAAAAACAGTTTTCTGATCGGAAAAGCTAAAGTAGCTGTCCGGAAAAAAACTATTTATTTTTATGATCTTTCCCCAGCGGCCAAAAGCGAACTTTTTTTAAAAAAAGAGGTGATATTAAAAAAACTAAAAGAAGTTATGAAAAGCGCTGCCCCGAACGAAATCAGTTTCCGGAAACCCTAATTATTTTTTCAACTTCTGTTTTATTTTTGGCGTAGTCGTAAATAACGGCCGTTATTTTTATTTCTTGCCCGGGTGAGCCCAAGACATCGACAGGGAATTCATAAGGAGCCGCTTTATAAGAGCCGCCGTATTCGGAGTTTATAAAAACATCCACTTGTTCAATCTGAAAGCGCGCCTCTGCGTTGACTAAGGCCGTTATCCGCGCACCATTCGGGAAACTGTCTCCCGGAGGGTCTATTATTATTTCGCCCTTGGGAGAATATTCCGGAAGGTGAATATCATCGCTCTCCCTTGGGATTACATCGTCGCCGCGGTCAAATAATCCGCGCGCAGCCGCCCAATCCCTAACAGTTGTTTCCCAATTTTTAAATTGAGGATCGGATGACGGATTTTGCGGGGGAGGGCCCAAGGGATCGCTTTTATTGACCCAGTAAAGGATGCTATGGACTTCCGGAACAACCCTTTTTTCTATAAGTTCCTCTGGCGTGAACTCTGTGGCAAGCTTTCCGGACATCTTGTCGATTTTATAAATCCGTCCGCCGCGCCACTCTCCTCGAAGAACAGCCTTCTCCGGTTCCGGAACGGCCGGCTTTTCGAAATTTTCTGTTGGCAGTTCATCAAATATCAAATGCATTGCGGAATTCCAAATCGGGGCTACGATCAAACCTGCTACCTTTCTTTCCATTTTCGAATTATCGTTATTGCCCGCCCAAACTCCGATTACAATATTCGGGGTGTACCCGATTACCCACGTGTCTCTGGTATCCTCCGTCGTACCGGTTTTTACGGCAACCGGACGCTCCGGGATATAAAGAGCCGAATTTTCCGTGAAGGCCGGGGTTCGCGCGGCATTATCCGAAAGGATATCCGATATTTCTCTCGCGATACTCGGATCCAGCGCCTGCGTTTTGTTTTCTGAATATTCCTCAAGCACGCTCCCATCGGGGGATTCAACTTTCAGTATCGGGGCATAGGGAATATAGTAGCCCCCATTCGCAAAAGCCGAATATGCATTTGTAAGTTCAAGGGGTTTAACCTCTCCTCCTCCCAGGACCAAGGTCAGCCCATAACGGTCCGGGTCAGTCAGCGTTGTAATGCCCAAATTCCGAGCCATCTTCAGCGAATCGGCCAATCCGGCGAGGTAGAGAACTTTTACCGCGACAACGTTGACGGATTGTGCCAAGGCGTCCCTTAAAGAAACCGGACCGCGAAATTTATTGTCAAAATTTTCCGGGTGGTAGCATTTTTCCGGATCAACCCCGGGGTCAGGGACGCTATACGGAGAGCAATATGCGCTGAATTCAGTTTTTAGGTCAAATAGCGACGTGCTTGGGGCGTATCCCTTGGAAAATGCCGTCGCATAAACCACAGGCTTAAATGAGGAGCCGGGCTGTCTTGAGCGCAGGGTCATATTTACCTGGGGATCGAATTTGCAATTAACTCCCGGCGTGCACCCTTCCGGGAGCGGATTTGAAAAATAATCTCTGGACCCAACCATGGCCATAATTTGCCCGGTTTTGGGGTCGATCGCGACAAGCCCAGCGTTATAGGCGCTAAAGTTTTTTTCATTTTCGGCGGACCTTGTCCGCAACAACTCTTCGAATTTCTCTTGCCACTGCCAATTTACAGTTGTTGTAACCTTGAGCCCGCCCCGCTCGACAACGTCTTCCCCATATTTTTCAACAAGATACTCTTTAACGAAAAGAGAGAAATGAGGGGCCTTTATTCCCCCAACGGCTTTTACTGCGAATTTAACCTGTTCGTTTTTTGCGCTATCAAACTCCTCTTTCGTAATTTGATTTTTGTCAAAAAGCCTCGAGAGGACTATATTTTTGCGCACCTCAAGTTCGTCGCGGTGGGATCCGTATGGGGAATATCGCGTTGGCGCCTGGAGCATCCCGGCAAGGTAAGCCGCCTCCGCAATATCGAGATTCTCGGCATGCTTGTCGAAATAATTTTGACTCGCCGCTTCAATTCCATACGCATTTGATCCGAACGGGACTTGGTTAAGGTAAAACCCGAGAATTTCGTTTTTTGTATATTTCGATTCGACTTTAATCGCCAACACCCATTCCTTTATTTTTCTAGTGATAGTCTTTTCCGGAGTTAAAAAAGTGTTTTTTACAAGTTGTTGCGTTATGGTCGAGCCGCCTTGGCTGAATTTTCCAGAGAAGACATTAACAAAAATAGCGCGTACTATTGAGGTCGGGCTTATCCCAAAATGTCTGTAGAAATTTTGGTCTTCCATTGAAATCACGGCTTCTTTCAGGTGCGCGGGAATTTTGTCAAAAGGTATGACGGTGCGCTTTATATCCCCATGGACGTCGTATAGAAGCACTTCCCCTGTGCGGTCGTATATTTTTGTCGACTGGACGATATTTTTTGAATCCAAGGCCTCAAAATTTGGGACGGTTATTGTCGCAAAAACAACGCCAACTATAAAAAACGCCGCCGCCGCAGATATTGAAAGGCGGATAGCCAATTTATGTTTTCGTTTTGTTCTTACCATAATACGCTCTTTGAGGTATCCTATTATTATACGATATGAAAAAGATTTCAAATAAGGACATTAAAGATATTCTCGAGAAAAACGTCGCTGAAATTATTGATCGCGCGAGTTTGGAGAAAAAACTTTTATCTGGGCGTAAGCTCCGAATTAAGTTAGGCATAGATCCGACAAGTCCGAATATCCATATCGGCCGGGCGGTGGTTTTACGAAAACTCCGAGACTTCCAAAAATTAGGCCACACGGTGATTTTTATAGTCGGCGATTTTACCGGGCTTGTCGGAGATACCTCCGATAAGGATTCAGAGAGACCAATGCTGACCGAAAAACAGGTTAGGGCGAATATGAAAACTTATTTCAAGCAGGCATTTAAAATTTTGGATAAAAATAAAACCGAGACGCATTATAATTCTGAGTGGCTGAAGAAATTGGGATTTAAAGAAATAGCCGCCATCGCCAATATGTTTGGCCTTCACGAATTCGAAGCGAGAGAGGTAATCGCCCGGCGACTGAAAGAGGGTAAAAGAGTTTCTCTTCGCGAAGTGCTCTACCCGTTAATGCAAGGATACGACAGCGTCGCAGTTAAGGCCGACGTTGAATTGGGCGGCACAGATCAAAGATTTAATCTTCTCTCCGGGCGCGTAATTCAGCAAAATTTCAGACAGAGCCCGCAGGATATTTTAATGACAGTATTTCCGCTCGAAGGAACTGATGGGCGGAAAATGTCTTCTTCATGGGGAAATGTAATTAATATTGCCGATGAGTCAAATGATATGTTTGGGAAAATCATGTCCATACGGGATAACTTAATCGAAAAGTATTATAAGCTTGCCACCGATTTAACGGATGGAGAAATCGCGCAAATTATGAAAAAGCGTCCCCTTGAAGCGAAAGAAGAGCTTGCGTTTGAAATAACCAAACTATATCACGGAGAAAAAAAAGCTCTTGGCGCGAGAAAGTATTTCAAAGAAACATTTCAAGAGAAGAAACTTCCAACGAGTATGCCGGCGGTTAAATATGAGGACGTCAAACTTTCAGATATCTTACTAAAAGCGGGGATGGTGGGATCAAACTCCGAATATAGGCGGCTTATCCGCGATGGGGCGATTGAGGTCAATTCAAAGGTTATTGGCGACCCAAATTTCAAACCGCATCCGGGCTCTATTATAAAAATAGGGAAGAAAAAATTCATAAAAATAAGAGCGAAATAAAAACAACTCCGGCCGTGTGCCGGAGTTGTTTTTATTTACTCTTCTTCGTCTTCCTCTTCTTTATCTAGATCTTCCCAAGATTCCTCCGTATCATCCCCATCAGCGACTGCACCGTCATTTTCGTCGTCATAGGAATCGGAGAAATCGTCATTCCTCTTTTTCATGAAATTTTACGATTTTTTATGCGACCTTTAAGGTCTTTATAATAATCTCCTTTGAAAATAACCGGTCTTACCTGATTTGCAAAGTGCCGCTGTGGATAACGCCGGAGCAAGCAATTGCTATCGCATCAGTCTCATCGTCCAAAAATTTTTTATTCGGGAGAGCCACAGTCAATTTCAGCATATCGTAGACGCTTTTTTTGTCAGCACTCCCGTATCCCGCGATAGCGAGTTTAATCTCCGCAGGCCCGAATTCAAGCAATGTGAGGGCATATTTAGCCGACAACATAAGTGCCACCCCCCTAACCTCGCCAATTATCAGCGCCGTCTTGACGTTTTTGGAAAAAAATACTTTCTCAATGGAAAGTATATCGGGCCTTTCTTTTTTAATGAGCTCTTCCAGAAAGTTGTTTATGTCTAAAAGGCGCTCTCTTGTGGGCTTTGATTTCAGAGTTTTCTTTACTCCGGAGGTTATATATTTGGATTTTTTATGCTTGCCCTCAACCAACGCCCATCCCAGCCTCTCAATCCCCGGATCAATTCCCAGCACTTTCATACGGTAATCTTAATTATTTAAATTCGAAATTACTATGGAAAATGAAAAGAGCCTGCGGACATCTGCCTGCAGGCTCTTTGCTTTTGTCGGGCTGGTTGTTCCCTAGGCGACTAAACTTTTATCCGCGCCGCTAACTGATCAAGTTCGGCGCGAGCGGCTGTTGGAAGATGGCTTTCGGAGAACTGGAACTCGCCGTTATCCCCCATGTACGCGAAGTGCTTGGACGTGATGTCGTGTCGGCACTTCATCGACACTATGTTGAGATGAGCATGTAAGACGCCGAAGCCTGCAACAACGTAGCCAACCCGTTGTGGCTGAAATTCCCGCATGATGTTCTTGGCTATTTTTTGGGCGGTCTGTATTATCCGCACCGCAACATCTTCGGGCAGATCCATGAAATGGTCAATGTGTTGTTTGCTCGTGACCAAACACATTCCTTCGTGGAACTGATGGGGGGTCATAAACCCCAAAACCATCTCGTCTTCATAAACCATGCTTGCCGGCTCCTCACCCCTGATTATTTTGCAAAAGATACAATCCATTTTAACACCCCCTTTAAGTTATATATACCATGAATTTAAGCATTCTGTCAATAGATGATTAAACCCTTGCTTTTCAGCCTATTATCTATAATTGTTCTGTATTCGAATAAACATTCTCAACCTCATCTTGGTCTGAAAGAGCTTCAAGAAGATTTTCGAAATTTTTTTGGTCTTTGGGGGAGATAGTTTGAGGAAATTTGGCTTTATATTCCTCGCCGGCGCGGTCAAACGCCCACATTGCAGATCCTTCAACTCCAAGCTTCCCGTCCGAAAGCGAAAGGATATGTTTTATTTCATTGGTTGTCCTGTTTGAGTTATCTGTGATTGCGGTAATGATAAGCGCCGAACCACCGGGCCCAAAAGCTTCATATACGACTTCTTTTAGATCCAGCCCTTCTTTTTCCGATGCCCTTTTTATCGCGCGGTCAATATTTTCCTTCGGCAGATTTTCTTTTTTAGCTTCCTCGATCGCAGCTTGCAGGCGCGAATTAGTTTTGGGGTCAGGGCCTTTTTCTTTGGCCGCGATGGTCAGCATTTTGGAAAGCCTAGAGAACAGTTTTCCCTTCTTTGCATCCGAGGCTGCTTTTTTATGTTTTATTTGCGCCCAGCGCGAATGCCCCGACATTTTTAAGGGTTAGTTGTTTGCTTGGCATGTTTCAATATCAAATCTCGCGCTATATGCGGAGAGGGGACCTCTCCTATCGAAAAACTCACTTCGCCCGCTGTCTGGATCTTGATATTGCCATAGTGGAAAAATGTCGCCGCGAAATTTGGGATTTCTATAGTAACGTCTTGAACTCTTTCCATTCTGAATTCGGACACAGTGTGTCTAAAAAGCCCAATTTGGTCTATGTCCAGAATCCTTTTATCCGTAATAACGAGCGCGTCCAGGTAATAGTCTATCCAAAAGCCGAAAGCTATCATCAAAGTAATTAAATACCAAAGCGAGATGGCGAAAGAAAAAAATGGCTTTAGGATCGATATGAAAATCCACGGGACCAGTAAAGAAAAAAGTACTATAAAAGCAGGGCCAACAAGCGTTATCCAGTGATGATGCATTATTAAGAGGACTTTTTCTTCGGGATCGAGGTTGAGCATATTAGATTAAAGTATTAGAAGGGGAAGTGAATTCAAAGGCTTTAAATGCGCTTGCCCAATCTATTTGCAGGTAAGAGAAAACGGATAAAGCTCCTAAGAAGACGGCCGCGATTATAAATACAGCGCTCGCGATATTGGCTTTTCTGGAGAACGAATAAACGTTGAGGTGCCATACTACCGCCGAGGATAACGCCGCGTATCCCAGCAAAAATAAAATTAGTAATGCAAACCCAATTGTCATGCTAGAAACGTGCTTTGCTCCGCGAAATTGCGCCCGAGGTGTTCGTAAGCGCGCCTTGTCGCGATTCTGCCGCGAGGCGTCCTCTCGACGAAACCGGAACGCATTAAATACGGCTCGTATACTTCTTCAATGGTTTCTTTTTCCTCGGAAGTCGCTGCGGCGAGAGTCTGAAGACCCACAGGGCCGCCCCCAAATTTGGAAATTATAGTCTCAAGAATCATCCGGTCCGTAGATTCAAGCCCGACCGGGTCTATTTCAAGAAGGTCGAGCGTTTTTAGAGCCAAGTCTCCGGTAATGGAGTTTGATTTTTCGACTTGGGCAAAATCCCTGCAGCGTTTAAGCAACCTATTTGCGACCCTGGGAGTGAAACGCGATCTTTTCGCAATCTCCGACATGGCCCCTTCGTCGATATTTATTCCGAGAATCTTTGCGGATCTGGCGATAATTCTCTTAATTTCATCTTCAGTATAGAAATCGAGCCGGTAAGTTCCTCCCGAAAATCTTGAACGCAAGGGAGAGGAAAGAAGCGCTATTCTTGTTGTCGCCGCAATAAGCGTGAAGGGGGGGAGTTCGAGTTGTATGGTGCGGGCAGAGGGGCCTTTGCCGATAATTATGTCGAGCGAGCGCGATTCAAGCGCCGGGTATAAAATTTCTTCGATTAATTTATTTAACCTATGGGCTTCATCGATGAATAAAATATCTCCTGCGGAAAGATTGGTTAAAATAGAAGCAAGGTCGCCAACTTTCTCAATTGCCGGCCCCGAAGTTACTTTAACTTGAGCATTTAGCTCCCTAGAGATCAAATGAGCGAGCGTAGTTTTCCCAAGTCCCGGAGGACCGTAGAAAAGAAGGTGTTCAATCGGTTCGCCCCGCTCTTGGGCAGCCTGGATCAGTATTTTCAAGTTCTTTTTAATCAGTTCTTGCCCGATATATTCATCCCAGCTTTTGGGCCGCAAGGTTTGGTCGAGCGAGCGGTCGTCTTCACGAAATTTTGTGTCCGTTATAGCCACTATTGACTTTTTATTGATTATCTGCTAAACTTATGCACAGGTTTTGACCTTGAGTCTCTAGGCATATCCGGAGTTTTTTCAGAAGGACGGCTTGGTTCCCCGCCTTGGCGGGATTTACTGGCGCCACTCCTCAGAAATTCTCTTTACTCATCCTACCCATAGTATGAGACTTGCCTAGAGGCTCGTGGTCAGGATCCTATAACTCTTTCTAACTCTTCCAGCGTTGTTACGCCAGAGAGTAACTTTATAATTCCATCCTGCTTCATAGTCAGCATCCCTTGTTTTATCGCGGCTTCGCGAAGCGCGGACTCGGAGGGCTCGGTCAAGATTAATCTTTCTATAGCATCGTCAATTTCAAAGCCTTCAAAAACTCCGATCCGCCCCTTATATCCTGTCCCTCCGCAGGCATCGCATCCGACGACGGCAAAAAATTCAGCTTTCCCCAAATCCGGCTTTTCGATACCCTTGGGAAATTTTTCCATCTCTGCTTTTATTTTTTTGATGTCTTCCGGGCTCGCCTCGGTCTTTTTTTTGCAGGCCTTGCAGAGCTTTCGGACTAGGCGCTGCGCCATCGCAATATTTATCGCGGGTGCGATTATATTCGGCTTAACTCCCATATCGATTAGACGGGGAACGGTTCCAGGCGCGTCATTCGTGTGCAGAGTTGAGAAGACAAGGTGTCCGGTCAGTGCGGCATGCATGGCGATTTCAGCCGTCTCGAAGTCGCGGATCTCGCCTACGAGTATAATGTCTGGGTCTTGGCGCAAAATAGCGCGAAGTCCGTTCGAAAAATCATATCCTTTTTCCGGATCGACTTGCGTCTGCGTTACGGAAGGAAGGTGATATTCAATCGGGTCTTCTATTGTTATTATTTCAAGCCCCGGCTCGTTTACAGTTTTTACGAAAGCATAAAGCGTCGTTGTTTTGCCAGATCCAGTCGGCCCCGTCGTTAAAATCATCCCGTTAGGCTTATCAAGCTGTTTTTGTATTATTGCGTAGAATTGCGGGTTCATCCCCAAATCCTCGAGTTTGAGCGCGATTGTTTTGGGGTGGAGTATTCTCAAAGTAACCGCCTCGCCGTTGGGCCCAGGCAAGGTCGCGGTTCGGACCTCGATATCCGTATCTTTGGTCCTTATAGTAAACCTCCCGTCTTGCGCTTTATCCTTAACATTCAATTTCAATTCCGATATTAGTTTTACTCTAGAGAGAAGAAGTTTATATATTTTTTGAGGGAAAGAAACCGCTTCTTGCAGGACGCCATCCATTCGGTACCGGACTACAACATTAACTTCTGCCGGCTCGACATGTATGTCGGATGCGTCGAGCGCCAGTGCCCCCGCGATTATCATCTCCAATACTTCCGAAACTTTCCTTGTTTCCTCGGTCTCCCCTATTCCTAGAAGCAGTGTTTTAAGATCGGAAATTTTTTTTACCTTAGTCTGAAATTCGTCGAGCCGCTTCTGCGAGACGGCGACCATTGCGGATTTAATTTCCTCGAAGGCCGGGAGCTCCGCGTATCTGGAGAAAGCTTTCTCGAGGCTTTTGGGCGAGACGAGAAAAAGTTCAACTATAAATCTCTTACCTTTAAGATCTTCGATTATTTGTTTTGCTTTCAGGATTTCTGGATTGACGAGGGCGACGGACACTTTTTTGCCGACGGATTGGAATGCGACGATTTTTCCGTCCCTGGCATCCCTTTCGGAAATTAATTTCAGGGAATCGAGGTCTATCGTAATCGAGGTTAGGTCCAAATAAGGGAGACCCCGTTTTTTGGCCATAATTTCGGCCAATTCCTCCTCCTCCTTGTCCCTAAGTTCGGCGAATCTGCTCTTGCTTTTTGATTCTTCAAAGTCAGCCATATCGCCTAATTTTACCCCTAATTTAAGGGCTATTCTAGGCATTTCCCAAGGAGCTTGCTTTTTTAATTTACCTATGATATAATATAGAAAATTTGACAGTAAGGAGGACCCATGAAGAAAAGTTTAGCGTTCGTTGGAATGTTGGTGGCGTTATTGGTTTCTGTTTTTTCGGAGGCGTTTGCCGGTGGCGGACATCACGGTGGCCAGAGCTGGAATCGTGGTGGAGGACATCGCCGTGTGGTTGTGGTTCAGCGACGAGGAGGCAACAGTGGCTTGCGGGATCTCGGAATTTTGGGTCTAGGAGTTGCTGGAGGAGTAATCCTCGATCGCACTGTTTTGCGCCCCGGGCCGAGTTATCCCTACCCAGCATACCCGCAGCCGGCATACGGCTATGGCTACGGTCTCTCGTGTGCCGACCTCCCTACGGATGTCGAGCAAGAGCGGTGCGAGCAGGCTCAACAGCGAGCCGCCGACCGCGAGCGCCAACGGATTCTCCGAGAACGCCTCCGCAATGCCGAGCGCCTCGGGGAAGAGTTAGGCCGTAGCCGCTACTAATAATCGCACTTTATCCAACCAAATTCGCACATTCGTGCAAAACTTCGGCGCTCAGATTCCTCATCTGGGCGCTGTTTTTTATTATGCTAAACTTTCAATATGAAAGAGGTTCTTAAGGCCGTAACAAAAAACGCCAGAGAAACCGAGAAATTTGCGGAAGCGTTTGCAAGGGAAGTTTTAAGATTAAAAACTAAGCGCGCGATTTTAATCGGGCTTGAGGGCGAGCTCGGGGTTGGGAAGACAACTTTTGCAAAAGGATTTGCGCGCGGGCTTGGCATCAAAGAAGAGATGAAAAGCCCGACATTTATTTTAATGCGCGTTTTTAGAAGGAAGAACAGGAATTTTTTCCATATCGACGCCTACCGCGCCGAACTTGATTTTAGAGAATTTCTAAAAAGCAATAAAAATATTTTGCTTGTTGAGTGGTCGGATAAGGTAGAAAAATTTCTGCCAAAAAATTATTTCAAGTTTGTTTTAAGAAGTCCGACTTCAAGGACGCCCCGAAGTCGGACTTCGAGAGAGATAAAATTTTATGCCTAAAGATAAAAATAAAATTTTGGTCCTGCTCGACATGCATGCGATCCTGCACCGCTCTTTCCATGCGCTCCCGGCATTTTCGTCGCAAAAAGGTGAACCGACAGGAGCTCTATACGGATTAGTAACTTTTCTTTTTAAAGCGATCCGGGAGCTGAAGCCGGATTATATCGCGGCGGGATACGATCTTCCGGAGCCGACCTTTAGGCATGCCGCGTATGATAAATATAAAGAGCAGAGACCGGAGCCTGTTTCGGATTTAGTAATGCAGATAAAAAGATCTTACGATATTTTAAACGCCCTCGGGATTAAATATTTTGAGCACGCTAAATTCGAAGCGGATGATGTCATAGGCACTCTGGCCGAGAAAGCGAAATCGATCAAAGACTTGGAAATAATAGTTGCCTCTGGAGATATGGACACCTTGCAGTTGGTTAAGGGAACTAAAATAAGAGTTTTTACTTTAAAAAAAGGAATCAATGACACTATTATTTATAATGAAGAGAAAGTTCGCGAGAGATTTGGGTTCGGGCCGGAACTCCTAGCGGACTATAAAGGGCTTCGCGGAGATCCCTCGGATAATATTCCCGGAATCCCCGGCATCGGTGAGAAAGGAGCTTCGGAGCTTATTTTAAAATTCGGGAATCTTGAGAAAATTTTTAAAGCGATAAAAAAAGATAGGGGAGAGTTGATAAAAAAAGGAATTAAAGAGCGAACGGTCAAATTGCTCGAGGAACATGAGGAAGAGGCTCTATTTTCGCGCGAGTTAGGCACGATAAGGAGGGATGTCCAGATAGATTTCGATCTCGAAAAATTGAAGTGGAAAAACGGATACGATGACAAAAAAGTAACCGATCTTTTTAAAGAACTCGGCTTCATGTCTCTTTTGGCAAAACTTCCCTCCTTCACTGACCTGCCTGCCGGCGAGGTAGGAGTTTCGGAGGACAAGCCCGCCGAAATAGATGTTGAAAAAGACTTGGATTTTTTGGAGAAGGAAAACAAAATTTTCTGGCACGAATCAGAAGGGAAAATATATGCGGCAGCAAACGACGGTAAAGTATTTTCTTTCGACGCGGGCGATAAAAAAATAAAGAGCCTCCTTGAATCAAAAAAAGAACACTACTTCTTTGATGCAAAAAAAACGGCGCACATAGCCTCTCCGCCAAAAATTCCTCCAATAAAGCTTGATTTGAAAATCGCGGCATGGCTTACTCGCCCGGCCGCGCAAAGCACTGGGATTTATTCGGCGATTCACAGCTTCCTGCCGAAAGAATCATTACGAGAAGGGGAGATATTAAAAGCCGTTTCATTGCTGCCTAAGCTGGCGGCTGTTTTAGAAAAAGAGATTCGAGAAAAAAAACTAATGCGCGTTTGGGAGGAAATCGAACTGCCGCTTATCCCCGTAATATATAATATGGAAAAAACCGGAATTTTAATCGATTCCGTATTTCTTAAAAAACTCTCGGCCGAAACCGAAAAAAAACTGATATTGCTCGAGAAAAAAATTTGGGAAATATGCGGCGCGGAATTTAATATAAATTCTCCCAAGCAATTATCCGAAGTGCTTTTTGGCGAGTTGGGGCTTTCGGCCAAAGGACTAAAGAAAACCGGGACTGGGGCCAAGTCCACCCGCGAGTCGGAACTTCTTAAATTGAAAGGAATTCATCCGGTTATTCAAGAACTGCTTTCTTTCCGCGAATTGTCAAAGCTTAAGTCTACCTATCTCGACACACTTCCGGAAATGGTAGACATAGGGGGGAGGGTTCATACGACTTATGATCAAGCAGGAGCAGCCACCGGGCGCATTTCATCGTCCGAGCCGAATTTGCAGAATATCCCAATACGCTCCGAGGCGGGAAGGGAAGTTAGAAAAGCTTTTTTGGCGCGTCCAGGGTTCGAGTTGGTTGCGTTTGATTATTCGCAGCTTGAACTCCGTATAGCGGCAATCCTTTCCGGAGATAAAAAAATGATCAAAGCTTTCCAAGAGGGCAGGGATATCCACGCCATAACAGCGGCGGAAATTTTCAACGTCAAGGAACCCGAGGTTACGGACGATATGAGGAGGAAGGCCAAAGTCATTAATTTCGGAATTTTATACGGCATGGGCGTTAATGCGCTTTCGCAAGCGCTTGAGGTTCCGAGAGATAAGGCACAGGAATTTTGGGAAGAATATTTCCGCGATTTCGACGGGGTCTACAGATTTCTCGAGGAAACTAAGAAAAAAGCGCACAAGCAAGGCTACGTCGAGACGCTTTTTGGGCGCAGGCGCTATCTACCGGAAATATATTCGCAAGCGGAATACATAAGAAAAGAGGCCGAGCGCATGGCAACCAACGCGCCGATACAGGGAACAGAGGCGGATATAGTTAAAATAGGCATGGTCCTAGCGCAGGATTTTATTGATAAAAATTTCGAGGGCAAAGCATTCCAACTTCTGCAGATACACGACGAACTTTTATTCGAGGTGAAAAAAAGCGATGCCGAGTTTTTTATAAAAGAAGTTAAGAAAATCTTGGAGGAAATATATAGGAGTGAAGTTGTTTTGAAAGTCGACGCAAAAATAGGGAAGAATTGGGGGGAGATGAAGAAATATGCTATTCTAAAAGAAAAGGTATGAAAATTTTAATCATCGAAGACGATAAATTTTTGCGCGATTTAATGTCGCAGAAGCTTACGAAAGAAGGGTTTAGCGTCAAGGAGGCGCTCGACGGGGAAGAGGGGCTTAAAATAGCTCTCGAAAATCCCCCAGACCTTATTTTACTGGATTTGATGTTGCCGAGGATAGACGGGTTCAGCGTTTTGGAGCAGATTAAAAAAGAGCCAAAACTCTCACATCTCCCGGTCTTAATTCTCTCCAACCTTGGGCAAAAGGAGGATGTCCAGCGGGCTTTGTCTATGGGGGCCCAAGATTTTCTGATCAAATCGAATTTTACGTTAGGTGAAATTGTCGAGAAGATAAAAACAATTTTGAAGAAAAAATACGTTTAGCCATGCTATACGCATTCCATGGCGAGACTTTTTGGATCAGAGAGAAGCTCGCGGAACTAGAGAAAAAAGCTCGTGAAAAAGATTACGAAATTTCTAAGCTTGTAGAAGATTCCCAAGTCCCTCTAAATTCATTTTTATCCCGTAATCTTTTCGGCAAGAAAACCTTCTTGATATTGGATAATATTCTCGGAGCGCCGGAACGCGCGGAAGAAGTCAAAAAACTTGCCCAAGATCTTTCCCGCTCCGAAAACATCGTCGCCCTTGTTGAGAAGGATATTTCGGAAGCGTGGGCGAAAATTTTGGAGAAAGCCGGAGCCAATATAAAAGAGTTTAGGAAGCCTTCGGCCTCAAAGTTTTTGGCGTGGGCAGGCGCAAAAGCCAAAGAAGCAGGCGTTATTTTAAGCAGAGAAGACATGGATATTCTAATTTCGCGTGAGGCGTCTGATTCGTTCGCGATTTTAAACGCGCTTGAAAGGATTTCTTTAGAGAAAACAAAAATAACCAGAGAGAAAGAAAAAAGCGAGCCCAATTATTTTAATTTTGCAGACGCGGTTTTTGGGAAAAGAAAAAATCAGGCGGTATCCATGCTGCGCTCTTATATAAAAGACGGGTTCGGGGCGGAAGAAGCGTTTTGGAGGATTTGGTGGAAGATTAAAACTTTGCGCCAGGTTGATTCGGGGAAGAAAACGGCAAACTTGCACCCCTTTGTCCAAAAAAAGGCGATTCAGGATCTCCAAAACTTCTCTTCGGGGGAATTAAAAAAAATCTCCAGCGAGCTTCTCGATTTGTTTTCGAATGTCAGACGCGGGGAGGAAAATTTTGAGGAAGGGCTGGAGAAAGTAATTATTAGGCTTTGATTCTTTTTGAAAGGCGGGATTTTTTCCTGGAGGCGGTATTGGCGTTTAGAATTCTCTGCTTGACTGCTTTATCCAATGCTTTCTGCACTGTCGGGAAATAATTTCTCGCTTCATCAAGCTTCTTATCCTTGAGTAGCCTTGAGAATGTTTTGAGTGCTTTCGTGAGCGAGGCCTTGCGTCCCAAATTCCGCTCTTTATTCCGAAGCGATTTCCTGTGCGCCTTTTTTGCTGATTTCGTTATTGGCATAAAATTTTAACGCAAAGATGGGATAAGCGCCTTCCTGCTTCCCGGGACAAGCATGCGCGAAGCATTTTTTAAAAATCTGGTAGCTTCCAGTATTTCGAAATAAACAGGGACGCCTTTTTTGGTAAAATGAACTACCACATTTCCCATTTCGGTTGCGTAGTCAATTGGCGCGCGCCCGGATTCAATTCGAAGCACATCCGCTTCCGGCTCGTAGCTCATTTTTATTTTTTTATTTTCTTTTTTCATATTGCGATTTTCTACCTGGATAAAAAGTGATAATTGTCTTTATCTCACCCTCCTCTTTGAATACTACTCTAAGAACGTGCGTTTTATCAAGCGCCCGCTCCGCGATTTTAAGAGGTTGGCGCGAGTAATCAATAAATTCTGGATTTTCCGCGGTTTCGGCAACTTTTTCTCTCGAGATATTTAAACCGTGGCGTTTTAAAATCTCAAACTTTTCCAGAGCGTGTTTCGTAAAATGAATCATACCGAAATTGGTTTCCTTATTGTATATTGATTTTCATTTTCATAGAACTTGACAAAAATATTATATACGGTAGAATGTATTAAATTCTTTTGAGAAAGGGGACGGTAAAATGAGCCAGAAAACATATGAGGCTATGGTGTTAGGGAAGACTGAAAAAAAGAGCTGGTTCTTTGGAATGGACACGAATGGGATGAATTACATAGTCGCACTTCAGGTGCCAGAGCTTATAGCGACTCTGTCATTGGACTATCGAACCTTTGATGAGTACTGTCTTGCGGAAGTCGGAAAGAAAGTTCAGCTCGTGGTGCACTATTCAGACTATTATTCAGGGGTCGTGGGTAGAGAAATACGCTCAATATGAATCTACGACCCCGCATTGCCAATAAAGGGCCAATCCATGAAAGTGGGTTGGCTCTTTTTTACGCAAGCGTTTTTAATACGTCTCGGTATTTCGCGGCTTTTTCGAATTCTAAATTATTAGCGGCTTCTAACATCATTTTCTCCAAATCTTTTTTCGCGGAAAGGCGGTCTTTTTTGGAAAGTTTTTCCATTTCTTTAGAAATATCCGCTGTTTTTTTAATTTCCTCAAAGATAGACGGGCGAATTT
>Ga0155304_138_pt1 | contig 8088 bp, 6 predicted proteins | sample RifCSPhighO2_02_FD_106272 | JGI IMG/M metagenome (GOLD analysis project Ga0155304, IMG submission 106272) | Candidatus Giovannonibacteria bacterium RIFCSPHIGHO2_02_FULL_44_31
TTTCACTCTTTCTTCCGGCTGCAATGCCACACTTGCCAAAACAATTTCAAAACAAGGAAGCATAACTTTGGCCGGAGATGCTACCGCGCAAGTTGGAAGCACTATAACTCTCTCGGTATTAACTGTTAGCTCTAATCTTACCGTCACCGGTTCGCTCGCAGGACTCGCGAATCTTGCTACTACCACATTTAGCGGTAGTGCTTCCACTCAAGCTCTTACTTGCACCGGCACATGGCCGGGCATACTTGACCCTGGGTCCGGCGTGTCCATTTTTAGTCTGGCCTCGGGTTGTGTCATCACCCTTAGCTCAAATGTAAACAAGCCATCAACTATTTTTGTGCGAGGTACGATAGATTTCGGCGATAATAATTTCACTGCCACCAAATTATACGCTTCTTCAACCGCCATTTTAAAACTAACCGGCGGACAGTCCACCTTCAAGCAACCTACATATTATGATGAAGGATCTGTTATAGAGTATACCGGTACCGGGGCATATGCTTCGCTAAAAGCCGGGTCTTCTTACAGCAATCTCAAGATTACCGGCAGCGGAAGTTTTAGCACTTCAACTGCTATCACCGTCACGGGAGACTTTTGGCAAAGTGCCGGCACTTTCTCTCCGTCAGCGACTACCACTTTCTCCGGAAGCTCAAACGCGACAGCGACGACGACCTCCGGGTCTAACTTCTCCTCGGTTGATTTTAACAAAACATCTGCCACAACCACGCTTGCCGGCGCAGGTCTCCAATTAACAGGAAATCTCGTACTTTCTTCAGGCGGCCTCGACGCTTCCGCTTCATCCTGCAGCTCTGCTTCCTGCGACATAACACTTGCAGGCAACTGGAATGGCGGTAATAATCTTTTCACTTCTCAAAGCGGAACCGTCAGTTTTAACGGGAACAATCAATTAATCACCGGTACGACCACTTTCTATAATCTTACAAAAACAATAAGTTCAGCAGATACTCTCACATTTGGCTCCGGGGAAACCCAGACAATTTCCAATACTTGGACTGCGCAAGGAGCTTCGGGAAATCTTTTGACTCTTGCAGCGAGCTCGCCGGGTACAGCTTGGTTGATAGATCCGCAAGGCACGCGGAGCATCGAATATTTAATCGTTTCTGATTCAAATAATATTAATGCTACGAATATCGATGCTGTAGGATTTAATGTTACTAATAATAGCAATAACACAGGTTGGACATTTGTCATCGCGCCAACCCCAACGCCAACCCCAACGCCAACTGCCACTTCAGTTTTAGGCGGCAGCTTCTTTTATGTATCCCAAATTCCTACTCCTTCACCCACGCCTACCCCGTTTTATTCTTCAACTGTAACTGTCACAGAACGTAACCAAGCTGACTCAGGCAGATCCGAGGCAGAACTGTCAATAATTTCTCGCGATACAACCGTGTATCCCAACTATCCAAAACTATCACCTGATCGTACGCCAAGCCAGACTGTTATAGCCGATGACTCTGCCTCAAAGACCCAGCAAATTATCCTGGTGCAAAAATCTTCTGAATCTACATCAACGCCACCGTTTTTAACCATTGCCTTCCGTGCGAACGAAGGAGCAGGATTATTAGTAGGTTTAATGCTGTTAATTTTTAGCTACATTCGGCTGCCATTTTCTACCTCGAATATTGGCGTTTTGTTCTTCCATCTTTACACACTCATTACCGTTTATAAGTTTTCACATAAACGCTTTCCATGGGGAACAGTTTATGACAGCGAGACAAAGGCCCCTCTAGACCCGGCGTATGTCGAGCTTTTTAATGAATCGGGAAACAAAATTGGGGAATCTTTCACGGATATTGACGGGCGCTATGGGTTTGTCGTTGAGCCTGGCAAATATAGTCTTAATGCAACGAAGTCGCATCATACTTTCCCTTCAATCAAACTTCGTGGGCGAAATAGCGACATTCTTTACCGCGATCTTACGTTTGGAGAACCCATAGAAGTTGGACGAGAGGGCTCCATTAACAAAAACATTCCACTTGATCCAATTGGCTTTGATTGGAATCAATTAGAAATTCAAAGACGCGGTTTGACTCGCTTCTACCGCTTCGGCGACCCTGTATTTCTCGTGTTTTTTACTGCACTTTTCTATGTCGGTTTTTTGATTACCCTTTGGCAATTTGTTTCAGACGTAACGATTTTAAAAAGCGTTCTTCTATTGATTTATATCGTAATATTTATTGCCCGGCTTCTAAATCCGCGGCAGAGACTTTATGGAAATATTATGGACTCTTCTGGTAAAGCGATTCCTTTTGCCATATTGCGTCTTTATTCAGTCGAAAATGGCATAGAGCTCGCGCACAAAACAGCAGATATTTATGGCAGATATTTTTTATTAACCGCGGAGGATAAATCCTATCGCATTACCATTGAAAAACGCACAGGCAACGAAACCTATACAGGCATACACGAAGAAACATTAGGGGCGAAACATGGGATTATTAACAAAAATATTACTGTGTCATGACTTTCTCACTCATTACAAACTGAAATATGCAATCGTTTGCGTATCCCCCAGAAATGACGCGCCCGCCATCACTAGGAATTTACCACAGTGAAAATCGCACTAGAAAATTTTAATGAAAATATTTTAAATTTCATACGCACTTGCGGGTATTTCCCAATTGCCAAAAACGCAGACGACGAGTGGAATTGCGCGAGAAGTCTGGCGGGGCGCGACTACCCGCGCTTTCACTTGTATATAAAAAAGGAAGGAGATGACCTTAGGGTAAATCTGCATCTCGACCAGAAAAAACCGAGCTACGCGGGAGCCTCGACCCACAGCGGGGAATACGAAGGGGAAGTCGTCGAAGAGGAAGCCAAGAGAATCCAAGAAATTTTTTCCAAAATGCGCGGAAATTAATTTCCGTCACCTGTTGAAATAAAACTTCAAAAAAGCTAGTCTAAACCAAAGCTATTTGAGAAAGGAGAATCCAAATGGGAAAGAGAATTTTGGTCGTTGGAGGTGGCGGAAGGGAACACGCAATATTATGGAAATTGGCACAATCTTCAGGAGTAGAGAAGCTGTTCGCGGCGCCGGGAAACGGCGGCACGCGCCAGATTGCTGAAAATGTTCGAATTGCTGTCGATGACGTAGTTGGCTTAACTGGTTTTGCTGTCAAAAATAACATCGATCTGACAATTGTTGGGCCAGAAAAGCCTCTTTCACTTGGGATTGTCGATGTTTTTCGTTCTTGCGGCCAGCCAATTTTCGGACCGACTAGAAAAGCATCTGAAATCGAAACGTCAAAAGCGTTTGCGAAAAGATTGATGGAAAATGCGAAAATTCCTACTGCTTGTTTTAAAATCTTTCACGAAATCAATACCGCACGTTCTGAAATCTTCATGCGAAGCGCGCCATATGTCGTGAAAGCCAGCGGGCTTGCATTTGGGAAGGGAGTTTATGTTTGCCGGTCTCTAGAAGAAGCGGAAAAGGCTTTGAAAGAATTACTGGTTGAGCGCAAGTATGGAGATGCTGGCGATGTTATTATTGAAGATTTTCTCGATGGGTACGAGGTTTCCATTCACGCTTTCTGTGATGGAAAAACTTTTTATCTTTTCCCGCCCTCCCAAGATCATAAGCGAGTTTCAAATTTTGACTTGGGCAAAAATACTGGCGGCATGGGCGTGATTGCCCCGCTACCTCAATTCAAAAGCAAATACAGACTGGCTATAATGGGAGGAATTATAGAACCAGCGCTTAGCGCCCTTGCTAAATACGCGGAGCCTTTTACCGGCTGTCTTTACCCAGGGCTGATGATGACGAAATATGGGCCGGTAGTTCTGGAATTTAATGCCAGACTTGGCGATCCTGAAACCGAAGTTTATATGCGCCTTCTGAAGTCGGATTTTCTAGATCTCGTTTCGGCTTGCGTTGACGGAAATCTTGGGGGTATCAATATGGAGTGGAATTCCGGTTTTGCGGTCTGTGTGATTTTGGCATCCGAAGGTTATCCTGATACCCCCGTGACAGGAAAAATGATTCAGGGAATTGAGGAAGCGGAACAAATTCCCGGCGTGGTCGTTTTCCATGGCGCGACTGTTTTTAAGGAGAAACTTCTGACATCTGGCGGCAGGCCCCTCGCTGTGTCTGCAGTTGGAGATACTCTCGAAGACGCGATTAAGGCCGTATATGACGGGGTGAACTGCATCAGTTTCGAGGGCATGCACTACCGGACGGACATCGGCGCAAATGCACTTTAGAGGACACTATTAAAAGAAAGGAGGAGAAGGGCGATTTCGGAAGAAGCCGCCCTTTGTTTTTTATAAAGAAACTGCTAGAGTAACTTCATACTTTTTATTGGCAGGGAGGCGTGCCAGAGCGGTTGAATGGGCCGGTCTCGAAAACCGGTATACTCGAAAGGGTATCGGAGGTTCGAATCCTCCCGCCTCCGCCAACTTCAAAAAAATGAATCAGCAAATCCTAATTTATACATCTCTTCTATTCGGCGCCGTTGCAATTGGCTGGATCGTTTATTTTGAGCTCCGGCTTCGACGCATTTTTGGCGGAAGGAAGGCAAGCGATTTGGAAGAGGTGATGAAGGGGATTGTTAAAGAACTCGAAGAAGTTGATGGTTTCCGAGGAGAGATGGAAAAATATCTTGAGTCGGTTGAGCGCCGGCTTCGCAGGTCGGCCCAGCACGTAGGCGTCGTTCGCTTCAACCCGTTCCACGACGCCGGAGGGGACCAGAGCTTCTCAATCGCGATAATGGACGAGAAAAAAAACGGGATAGTTTTGTCTTCTTTATACGGCAGGGAGACCTCGAGGTTTTACGCGAAGCCTCTTGAGAACGCCTCCTCGCGCTATCAGCTTTCAAAGGAAGAAGAGCAGGCTATCGGAGAGGCATTAAATAAAAATTCTTAATGGCGGAGCAAATCAAAACAAAGCGCCCTCCGGTAGTTGTCGTGATGGGGCATATAGACCATGGCAAAACTTCGATTTTGGATAAAATTCGCGAAGCGAATGTCGCCGGGAAGGAGACTGGAGGGATCACACAGCACATAGGAGCATATAAGGCGCATAACGTGACTTTTTTAGATACTCCGGGACACGAGGCGTTTTCAAAGATGCGCGGCAGGGGAGCCAAGGTGGCGGATATAGCGCTTCTCGTGGTGGCCGCGGATGATGGAGTTAAGCCGCAGACGGAGGAAGCATTAAAGGCAATTGAGGAAGCGAAACTTCCCTTCATCGTCGTCCTGAATAAAATAGATAAGGAAAACGCAGATATAGAGCGCGCCAAAAAAGAATTGGGCGAGAAGGGAATAATTTTTGAAGAATGGGGAGGGAAAGTTCCCTTAGCAAAAGTTTCCGCTAAAACCGGAGAAGGAATAAAAGAGCTTTTGGATTTGATCCTGCTTTTGTCCGATGTTGAAGACTTGTCGAGCAATCTTTCGCAAAATGCAACTGGAGTTGTCATCGAATCTCACCTTGATTCAAAACGCGGGCAAGCCGCGACCCTTTTGGTACGAGACGGGAAATTCAAAAAAGGTGATTGGATTTTGGCCGGAGACACCTCGGTTAAAACTAAAATACTGGAAGATGAAAATGGAAAAGCGGCAGAAGAAGTATCAGCCTCGGATCCGGTTCGGGTGGTAGGGTTTAACGGACCGGTTAAAGTCGGCTCGACTTTCGAATCTTTTGATTCAAAAGATAAGTTTAACGCGGCTTTGGAGGCGAGCGCCCAGAACGAGACGGCCAAGTCAAAATTATCTATGCCCGAGGGGAATAAAACTATCCCGCTTGTAATCAAGGCGGATGCCGCTGGCTCCATAGAGGCTATACAAAGCCAAATTTCAAAATTAGATCTCAAGGATTTTTCCCTGGTGACGCTCCGGGCGGAGGTCGGGAATATTACCGAAGACGATATAAAACTCGCCTCGGCGAATAAAAATTCCGTCGTGGTGTCGTTTAGAGTCAAGATAGACCGCGCAGCCTCAATTTTATCGGAGCGTTTTAGAGTCCGTGCGATGAATTTTAATTTAATATATGAGTTGGAAGATTGGCTCAGGCGCGAGCTCGAAAATATTATTGGAGAAGAGAAAATCAGGAAAACTTTGGGTATCTCGCGGATTTTAAAGATATTCAAAGAAGACGGCTCCAAGAAAATAGTCGGCGGAGTAGTCGAATCGGGCGGAATTTATTTGCAGAAGCACTTTGTCCTTATTCGGCGGAATTTTCACTTGGGAGAAGGAAAAATATTGGAATTGCAGACCGGAAAGATAAAAACAAAGGAAATATTGGTTGGGGGAGAATTCGGCGCTTTGATTGAAATTGGACTCGAAGTCGCTCCTGGAGACCAGCTCGAAATCTATGACGAAGAAATTGTCAAAAGAAAGCTGTGAGCGGGCATAGAAAAGAAAAACTTGCGGAATTATATAGGCGCGTTGCTACGGAATTTTTGCAAAAAAATATTTCCGCGGTTGATTTCGTCTTAAGCATTACCAATATCGATCTTTCAGATAAACTTTCCCGCCTTAAGATATATTTTTCCGTATGGCCTGATCAAAAGGAGAAGGATGTGATAAAATCCCTAGAGGGTTTAAAAAAGGAATTGAGGGCTGAAGTGGGAGGAAGGGTTAAGACTAAATTCGTTCCGGATATCGAATTTATTCTTGATGAATCGGAGAAGAAAAGACTAAAAATCGAGGAGCTCTTGAACAAACAGAAATAAAGTTATAAATTGTACATTCCGGCCTGGTAGCCAAGTGGTAAGGCAAGGGACTGCAAATCCCTTATACGCGGGTTCAATTCCCGCCCAGGCCTCAGGATTTTCGGGCGAGTGGCGGAATGGTATACGCGCACGACTTAAAATCGTGTGCCGAAAGGCTTGAGGGTTCGAGTCCCTCCTCGCCCACTTGGATAAAAAAAAGTTTTTAAGTTTTCTATATCACCCTTCAGAAATTCTGATAATTTCTGAAGGGATCCGGGAACCCATGCGGAGGCGATTTTTTTTGCGAGAAAGATCGCAAAAAGCGCTACAAAAATTCCGCCTATCGCGTCTACCGCGTAGTGCTGAAGAGTATAAATTGCCGCGATTATATTTAAGAGCGAATACGGGATTAGAAAAAAAAGAGAAGGACGCCAAATTAAAGCGCCAAAATAAAGAATTACAATTGACCAAGCGACGTGCATGCTTGGCATTGTCGTTACCGCAAAAAATGAATCCTCAGAAACTTTACGGATTTCTCGGATCGCTCCGAAAAATTTCTCAAGGTCAGGCGGCGGATCCAAGCGGACGACAACTTCTTTTATTTCCGGAGCAATTTGCGCCGACACGATATTATCCACGTATCCTTCAAGGGGAGAGAGTGCCGGGAAAAAGTACCAAAAAGGCATACTTAGAAAAATACATAGAAAAAACGACAAAATCGTTTCATAAAAAATCTTATCGCCCTTCGCCAGGGTGAAAAAAAAGAGGAAACCAATCACGGTTGCCAAGCTCATGTATACGCGGATAAGAAAAATTGAAGACATGTCAAAATAATGCTTTAGAGGATTTGAAATATCGCTAAACCAAAACGGCACATAAGTTCGAAAAACTTCTTTATCTAGCGCCATATACAGTGCGTCAAAATGGGCGATTGACGATGGCGTCGGATGCGTGACAATCTTTTCCAGCAATATTCCAGCGAGCATAAAGGCCAGGAAAAAATAAATCGAAAGTACAGCGAAGATCAAGAAAACACCGGTTATAAACGATTGAATTTTATCGGAATGGGTATCCTTTTTTAGCACAAAATAGTCCAAACAAAGCAAAAACAAACGGAAGCAAAAATATAGGAATAGAAAAATAAAAAATTTCAAAATGAATTGCGCGCCGCTGAACTTCAAGTAATAATCAAGCACTTCAATCATATTTTCAATATAATATAATTATGATAATGTAAGAGCGAATAGTTTTCGAGCCGAGGTGGCGAAACTGGCAGACGCGCCAGCCTTAGGAGCTGGTGGGGCAACCCGTGGGAGTTCAAATCTCCCCCTCGGCACATTGTGGAGAAAGTTATTTTTTCAAAAAAAGATTACCTTTGGGCGGCGGGATTGGTTTTGCTGGCTTTCTTAATAAGGAT